>Ga0076053_17_pt1 | contig 5338 bp, 6 predicted proteins | sample RifGroB1_FD_68084 | JGI IMG/M metagenome (GOLD analysis project Ga0076053, IMG submission 68084) | Parcubacteria (Jorgensenbacteria) bacterium GW2011_GWB1_49_9 | reverse complement strand
TTATGGAAAAAGGAGTGGACGCGCATCCGTTCATTGTGCTTTTGAGTATTTTGGGCGGCGTAAGTTTTTTCGGTCCTATCGGATTTATCGCCGGGCCGCTGGTAATAAGCTTGCTCTTTGCGCTTCTCGATATGTATCCGAAAATAATTTCTTCCTCTAAATAATATAAATCCGCCCCGCTATTCGCGGGGCGGCTTGTGCTCACTTCTTGCACTCGTTCAGCTTCTCGGTGTCTTCCTCGATTGCTTTCAAGAAGTTCTTTACAACGTTTACGACGATTGCTGTGCCGTAAAATCTGTAGGGCTGCGTTACGCCGGTATCTTTGCCGATTTGTATATTGGCATCCACGATTCCGACGAGTTCTCCCTTGAGATTGAAAAGCCCGGAACCGGATTCACCCGGGATTGCCGGTCGGTCTAGGAGAATACGGCCGTTTCTTTCGGCCTGGGCGACGTAATAGACCTTTAGAAATCCATTTGTCCCGTTGGCATTCGAATAATTCAGAACCAATTCCCCGACAGATATTTTTTCCGCGAACTTGATAGGCGGTAGATTTGCGACTGCAATCTCGGATTCAATCGCAATCAAATCCTTTGGCACGCTAAGGCCTTTAACGGTTACCTCCGCAAATTTTTGTTCTGCGATCGGCCCTACGGTAGTGACTGGTTCCATGGTGATAGAGTCGGCCTCAAGAATGTGGAAATTAGAGATGAGAAGCCTGCAGCCGATGCGTACCGCGCTCGCAGAAGAAGAATCATTGGGGTTCTCCGTGCGAATACTCCGCGTTTGAAGCCTCACATACCTATCCTGGGCGACCCTTACCGTTTCCATATAGCGGTCGTTTTTTGCAAGAAGTTCGCTACTTTTCTGTTCCGTGTTGTCCTGTTTTCAATTGTTTTCGGCTGCCGGTTTCAAAGTGGAATAGGAGGCGAGGGGTTCAGGCGGCCTCGCTAACTCTTTGACTTCTCCGAGTTTCCCAAAGCCGATTTTGCCGCCACGCATTCCCGCGAAAATCCGGTCATTCATCTTGACCTGCTGGGAACCGACGAGCATCGTGAGCGGAACTCTCAGTTCGTCTTCGATTTTCTGACTGATTGGTCTTGCCCCGAACTCAGGGTGCTGTAGCGCCTCTTCGGCGATATACGCGGCTACTTGTTCGGTTATCGTCAGATAAACTCTCGCGATACGTCTAAAGTCTTTGATGAGCTGTTTGAGCTGCAGCGCAACTACCGTCTGGATCTCCTTGGGTTCGAGTTCTTGGAAAGCGATGATGTTGTTGCGGCACCGGCCGATAAATTCCGGCCGGAAAACCTTCCCGAGCTCATGGATGGCAATTTTCCAGATCTGGCTCCTGTCGCGTGAATCCTTGGGACCGCCGAATCCGACCTTGCCGGTCAGTTTCAGTTCTCTCTTGATCTCTTCCGAACCGGCATTGGAGGTCAGGAAGACAAAGGTGTCCGCGAAGGAGGTGGTTTCGCCGGTGTTAATCATTTTCAACTGGCCGGCATCGGCGATTTCCATGAGAATGTTGTACGCGTTCGGGTGGGCCTTCTCGATTTCGTCGAAGAGTACCACGGATGGAAACTTGCCTCCGGTGCGATGGAAGAACCTTGGGCGTTTTCGCTCGCGCACTTCCTCAAATTCGAGCTTTTTTTCCTCGTAGGCTTCCGCTGCCATGGCGGTTTGTGGACTGTTTTTGTCGTGGCGACTCGCTGTCTCGTAAGCCTTTTTACGCCTTACGAGCTCAATGCAAAGTTCGCGCGTTTCCGGATCCTCGATGAGCGCCCTGTCGAGCGCCTCGACGGCTGGCTTTTTGAGCTCTTCTTGATCGAGTTCGCCCTTTTTGTCGTTGCCGACATAGCCGGCCGGCGAACCTATCCAAGCCGCGACTTCGTGGCCGTTAGTGACGCGAGTGCAGTCGATCTTGATGAGAGCATTCCGCTTCCCCAGAAAGTACTCGGCGGTCAATTGGGCCAGAAATGTTTTTCCAACCCCGGAAGGGCCGGTAAACACCATAAATGTGGCGGGTTTATCCGAATTGTGGAAAGGAGAGCGATACAGCTCGTAGGCCCTCACCAATTTGCGGATAGCTTTCTCTTGTCCGATCATGCGCAATCTCAGAAAGTCGTAGAATTCCTGGCCGGCCGCGGAGAACTTTTCGGTGTTCAGGGCGTTCAGCTGTTCTGCCATAACCCCTCCCTTAGCGAATTGTGAGTAGCTGCCTTATTTATAGAGATTTTGTGATTATTTGCAAGTATCATCGATCCGGCACTACAGGGTTGACCCCGCACCGAGCCAAGCGCCAGCCCTCTCATTGGCGCGAACTATATGTATATTTTATTCTCGCAACAAAAACATTGATTTTTCAATTTTTATCGTCTGGTCGGGTAGGCAAGCCAATTGTGCTTGAGTCAGGTCGCGGGGTTGACCTTTTACCTCTTTTTTTTTACACTTATCCCAATGTTGGTAATAAGACTTTCAAGGAGAGGAAAAAAGCATCAGCCAAGCTATAGGATTGTGGTTGCCGAAAAGCGCTCAAAACTTACCGGCGAAGCGCTTGATGATTTAGGTTCGTATAATCCCTTCAGCAAGAAGGCGACTTTGAATAAAGAAAGAGTGAATTATTGGCTCAAGGTTGGAGCCAAAGCCAGTCCTTCGCTTCACAATATTTTGGTTAAAGAGAAGGCTGTCGAGGCGAAGAAAGTTATCGTTAAGATAAAAGCCAAGAAGGAAAAGAAGGCCTAGCAGAATCCCGGCCGTTGGTTATAATTAGTTTGTAATTGGCCGATTCGAAAGGTCTTGAATTCCATTTAAAAAATGAATAATACCGCAGATCAGGAATTTCTATCGAGCCTTGTTAAGGCTCTTGTTGATCATCCGGATGACGTGAAGATCGAACGCAAGGTGGACGACATCGGCATTCTGTTGACGCTCCGAGTGCATCCGCAGGACATGGGTCAGGTTGTTGGCCGCCAGGGCTCGACCGCCAAGGCCATCCGTTCGCTTTTGAGGATTGTGGGTATGAAAAACAATGCGCGCGTGAACCTGAAGATCGAGGAGCCGGAGGGTTCCACTTTTGCGAGACCGGAAGCGCCTGCTGCTCCGACGGCATAACAAAGATCACTCCAAGACGGGGTGATTTTTTGTTCGGGTTGACCCCGCACCGAGCCAAGCACCAACCCTTTTGGATTGGCGCGAGTTATATGTATTTTATTCTCGCAGCAAAAACATTGATTTTTTAATTTTTATCGCCTGGTCGGGTAGACAAGCCAATTGTGCTTGATCTGGTGACGGGGTGGACAAAAATATTTCGATTGATATAATTGTTTCGGGTCAAAAGTTATTAGTAATCAGTAATAAGTTTTATAAAAATGCTTTCATATAACGAACTAACCAAAGGAACCCTATTTATTCTTGAGGGCGCTCCCTACGAAGTTTTGGAGATGAATTTTTTACGCATGCAACAGCGAAAGGCGACCGTGAACACGAAGATAAGGAATTTGATAACCGGCAAGGTTCTGGACCGCAATTGGCAAGGTTCGGATAGTTTTGAAGAAGCGGAAATAGAAAGGAAGAATTCCAAGTTTCTTTACGCCAATCGGGGAGAGTATTGGTTTTGCGATGAGAAAAATGCCGCGGATAGATTCTCTCTTTCCGAAGAGGTGATAGGGGATCCGGCGAAGTTTTTAAAACCGAACACTCCGGTTATCGCTACTATATTTAAGGACAAGGTAATTAAGGTAACTATGCCTATCAAGATGGACTTCAAAGTTATCGAAGCTCCGCCGTCCATAAAGGGGAACACCGCGCAAGGAGGAAATAAAGTTATAACTTTAGAGGGAGGCGCGACTATCAATGCTCCGCTTTTTATCAACGAGGGGGATATGGTGAAAGTAAATACTGAAACTGGGGAATACGTGGAGCGCGCAGACAAGGGCTTTGGAAATTAGTCTTTTTCCTACACAAAAATATCCAGCGATATTTTTGCTGGTATTCAGTCACACAACTTCGACAGTAGTCGAAGACCATGCTTGTGTGACCTCATAACCCGGCCAAAGACTAATTTCCTCCGCGGTTGCAGAATTAGTTTTCTCCGCGGGTGGAAATTGCAAAAAAACGCCCCGTGGATATCCACGAGGCTTTTGGTTAGAGATCACTGGTTGGCGATTGATCTCGTCTTGTCGTACTTGTATCTCGAAGCGCGAGGAGTGTCCTCCGCGTGCTTCGTGTTGATGGGAAGCTGCCAGGTCTTTCCGTAGCGGGGATGAACTCCGAAGAGAATCTGGACGGGGTCGTTGAAAAGTCCCAGTCCGGCGGCATACTCATCGCCGCCCTTGAGCGATCCGTTCAGAATGTCCTCGCCGGTGGGCGACTGGAGCATCGCGAAAGTGTGGAAGTGGCTCATCACCGTGTAGTTGAAGAAGGTGTCCTGCGAGGCCTTGATCTTCACCCACTTGGCGACTTCCCGGTTGATTCCGTAGAAGGGAATCGATCCCCAGGACTTGATGAGGTCGCCGTGCATGACCAGGAAGTTCCAGCCCTGGATGTTTACGAGAGTCCAGAAGGACTTCGGGATGTTGAACGAAACGTTGGGCTGCTTCTTGAGGAGCAGCGCCAGGTTTGTGTAGAAGATGTAGTCCCAGCTCACGGACTGCTTGTGCTTGAAGTACTTCTTCTGGGTAACCCGGCCGTGGTTGCCGACCACGCAGGTGACCTTAACCTTGGGGAAGGCCTGCGCGAGTTCCTGGATGGCCTGCGCCGTAACGAAAGCTCCCAGGGTCGCTTGCTCCACGATTGTAAGGTCGTTCGTTTCGGCCAGCTCTTCGTGGATGATTCCCGAGACCATGTCGCCCGTGAGAAGAACGTGCAGTTCCTCAAAGTTGTACATGGCCATGTTCTGTTGGGTGAACTTGATGGCCTTGCCGATGAGAAACTGGAGGCGCCGAACGAAGACGTCGAAGTTGTATTCGTTCAGCCCGCCCATCTCTTCCTTATTGATTACCTCGCCGATGTGCCAGCACGATCCGACAAGAACCGCGGACTCCGTGGTCTTTCCGGTTTTCGGATTCAGGATGATTGGTCCCGGAGACTTAACTCTTGGCAGTGCCTCGATCGACTCGGCGTTTGCTTCGAGAATCAGCCTCTGGGTCTCTCGGCTTCTGATTGCGATCTTGTACTTGGACTTCAGGATTCTGATTTCGCCGCGAAGCGATTCCAGAGCCTGGTCGTACACCATCCGTTCGGTCATGGTAAGAGGCTTCTCGGCTTCGTTCTTGCTCTTGGCCATTTTCCTATCTCCTTTCAAAGAATGCTGGGTTCATTCTCCTACAACCAAAAT
>Ga0076053_14_pt1 | contig 16985 bp, 17 predicted proteins | sample RifGroB1_FD_68084 | JGI IMG/M metagenome (GOLD analysis project Ga0076053, IMG submission 68084) | Parcubacteria (Jorgensenbacteria) bacterium GW2011_GWB1_49_9 | reverse complement strand
GCGAAGCGTAAGACCGGAAAAAGTCCTGACTCTCGAAAGCGCGACATATCCCTGCCCATACTCGAAAGTGCTCGAAAGATCCATATAGGCGGAGTCCAGAGACATCCCCTGGCTTTTATGGATAGTAATCGCCCAAGCCAGACGCAAAGGAATCTGAATTAGCCGCGCCAGATCTTTCCCATTTTCCTCAATAACCCAATTCTCCCTTTCGGCCTCAACCAATCTTCCACTTGAAATTCTGACGAGCGGAAAATTATTTTCACCGGAAAATCCTTCAATCACGCCCATCGTTCCATTTACATATTTATTCTCCAAATCATTTCTGGTGAACATAACCTTGGCGCCAATCTTAAGCGACAATATCTCCGGCGAAAGACAGCCCCGAATCAAATGCTTAACCAGCTCTTTCGGACCGCTTGCTTTCATATTAAATACCTTGGCCTCCCCGGGAAGTTTCGCCAGTTCCTGTTCATTTATATAATCCACATTCGCGTTGTGCGAAAAAAGCTTGGTGACTCCGCCTTTAAAAAACTCGGTAACCCGGGTTTTAAGCAATGCCAGATGTTCCTCTTCCACGGAATTTCTTCTAATCGCGGAAAGAAGATCCAAAAAATCTCCGTCCTCTTGCCGATGTTGCTCGGACAAATAACAGACTATCGGATTCAACTCGCGCCAAACCTGGGAATTGAAAGCGAACGCGGATGAATCTTCGTCAATCGAAAACAATTCATCTTGATAGTCCCCCGCCACCGGCCGTCTTGCGATGGGCGGAAGCTGAAAAAAATCTCCGACCAAAATCACCTGCATTCCGCCGAACGGTTCTCCTCCGCCGCGAACACCGCGGCAAACCTCCTCCACCATTCCGAATGTTCCCGCGGAAAGCATAGAAATTTCATCGATTATCAAAACTTTCGCGTCGCGAATTCTTCGGGAGAGCCGTTTATTTTCGGCGATCTTCGCGATATCATGCTTCCCTATTTTTCCTTTAATACCGATACCACTCCAGGAATGGATGGTAAATCCGCCGATGTGGGTTGCGGCTATGCCGGTTGAAGCAGTTACCGCCGGCTCAACTGAATGCTCCCGAAGCCAAGCGACAAACTTATTTATTGTGTGCGTTTTCCCGCTACCGGGCTCGCCGGTTAAAAAAACACTCTCCCCTGTTTTTAAAATTGAAAGCGCATCCTCTTGAGTCATGGGCTGATTATAGCCTAATCCACCCGCGGCCCAAATGACCGGTACGAATAACGACTTCTTCCAAATACATAAAAACCGGACAAGTCCCTGTCCACCGTCAGGCAGGCAATGGATTGTCCGGGTTGGTTGCTCTTACTTCTTCTTGTCGAGTTTCCTGAGTTCGGCGAGGGCCATCTTTTGGTATTCCCTGGCCGCCTGTCGTGCTCTGCCGTCCGGAAAATCAAGGGGGTGAGTCACCAGGTACTCAATCCCCTTTTCTCCGAAGTTTCGAAGAATGGGCCCCACCAGCCAATAGCCGCCGGCATAGAATGATTCCGTGGACGCATCGGAGAGCCAGTATTCGACATCGCTCTCCGCGGGCAGGCTCTTCTCGGCCTTCTTTCTGTCGTATTCCGTCGTGCTGTAGCCAAAAAATCCGGCAATGCCTTCGGAGACAATTCTTGCTCCGCAAATGGTGTCCCAAGAGGACTTCCGAAGCTTGTCGTTATCCGGCCAAACTCCGTTCCCCATTCTTCGACTTACATGGTCGGGCAAGACATGCCCCAGCTCGTGATCCAGGAGGGTCACAAAAAAGGGACTCTTGCTCAATTTCGGAGAACCCTCAAAGGCATGTTCGCCGAGGTAGTATGCAACTCTCGTGAGCTGGAGGGTGAATCTTGGGTTCAGATAGATGGACCCATCGTTCGGAACATACTCTGCGAGAAAGCTCTGGTTGTCCTCTTTCGGAATGCCGAAACGAGCACCGCAGAATACATCTCGTTCGAACTTGATGCCGTGGAGCTTTTCGAGATAGTCCATCCGATCCCTCGCGGCCCGGTTCAAAGATTCTTCCGGCGACGGGAATGTTTGCTGCGCAGTTCCGCTTGAAACAGAGAACGCGAGAGCAAAGACGAGCGCAAGAACCCTAAGTCTCATACTAAGTCTCATAAACCCTCCTTTTAGACATGAGACGTTGAAATTCAAAACCAGCTGCGCTCATCATTGGCTCAAACCAAAAAAGAATCAAGGTCCTGCGACCCAAACAAAAAAGCTCCGACCTCGGTCGGAGCACGAAACTGTTTCGGAATTGAGACTGGTTTACTTCCGGCGCGACTTCTAGGCTTCCAACTTCGGTATCAGATAAGGTTCCAAAATCTCAAAGTTTTCGGTGAAGATGCGGAGAAGATTCGCGAGAAGATCGTCCTTGGCTACCGTTTGGCAACAGCCTGCGTCGTAGATAGCGGCCTTGCCGTTCTCCAAGTCAATCGCAATCTTGGCCGCACGCATGTCTTGCACAACAAGCTCCGCCATCGGAATCAGCAACCATTCAGGCGTAGGATCGGACTTCAGGAGATTCACGCAACCGATTCGCAAGGTTGCGCCATCCAACTTCTTCCCTTCGCAGAATCGATTGGCTGCTTCGATAAAAATCGGGCAGATTTCCGCGAAAGTCGGAAGGTTAAATAGGTTCTGTGCATCATTACCCCAGTTATTCAAAATGATCGTCGGTGCGGGAGTTGTCCACTCTGCTCCTGCCATAATCCCTCCAAACGAAGCCGGCCACAGCAGCTACTTCTTGAGCTTCAGCTTCTTCGCGCGCCTTTCGAGAAACTCGATGAGTGCGGCGAGGGGCGTTTCCCTGATCGGGTACCAGATGTATTCGTCTCCGGTAGGCTTCGGATTCTTCTCCAAGAGATTTCCGCCCGCCATCGTGAAATGGACCCCAGTGGCGAGCACCTTCCCTCGCAGCCGAAACTCAGCCGACGGCTCAGCGCAGTTGAAGTTGCTGATATAGCGGGTGAGCTTAACGCAGACGCCCACATAACCGTGGTCGTGAAGCGTGTTTACCGCCTTGGCGTAGATGGCGTACGCATCCGTGAACTCCTTGCTCGCCAAGGCTCTTTCGGAAAGACCGAGCTGGTTGTCCAGAACAACAGTGGGCCATTTCTGTTCCTTGGCCCTGCCCACTACCTTCTTCGCGTCTTTTCTCACCTTTCGCATCATACAGAGCCTCCTCTTCCCTTTTTTATTGGAACTGGCCACAGATTAGCAGGCCGACCACAAAATATCAATAACAAAAACCCACTCCTTGCGGAGTGGGTTTTTGTCTCGTTTTGCCCTAAGGCAATGAGAGATGCATTTACGCAGTAGGCTCTGCAGCAGCAGGCTTTTCGGCTTCGACGCGAGTTACGTTAACTGCGGCGAGACCTTTTTCTCCTTCAACGACTTCGAAGGAAAGCGTGTCGCCAACCTTCAATTCGTCAAAAGTGATACCTACGAGATCCTTGGAGTGGAAGAAAAGATCCTTCGCCTCGCCTTCGCGAGTGATGAATCCAAATCCCCTGTCAGTCAAAGTCTTGATTATTCCAGTCATCATTTGATTACGGTTTTAATTAGTTTATTGCTGTAAAATTCGACTAGGTTTTCGTGCCAAACGCACTTGAAGGTAAGTGTATACCATTCGCATCACTTTGTCAAGCCCCGTCACCAGATCAAGCGCAATTGGCTTGCCTGCCCGACCGAACGATGAAATTGCTGAGTTATGTGCGATTTTTATTGAATCGCAAAATGTAGTTAATTCGCGCCAATAAAAGGGCTAGTGCTTGGCTCGGTGCGGGGTCAAGTGAGCCCGGAAATTGACTTATATCCCCTGGAAATCTAGGATACCGATAGAACCCTGAGATAACAAAGGAGAATGGAGGATATATGGACGAACCCAAGAGTGCGGAACAGACCATCTTCACCCTGGATCAGCTGTTTTCTATGGCCGCCGCTCACAAGGGACTCAAGATACGCAATCCGGGCGCCCTTAGGCCTTGTACGCCGAACTTAGCGGTGGTGCCGATTGCAAACGGCATCATCAATTTTCTTGAATCCCGCGGCATAGAGTTGCACGAACATTCCGAGGGAATGTTCACCTTGGTCGACACAGGGCAGCAACAACTTATCCCGGGGCGAAGCCCCAGCAACTACTGGAATCAAAAGACGAATGGACCAGTCCCTCCGCAAATTGAGCTCTATCTAACGCTCAGTTTGGATACCAAGGGCAATGGAATCAACCTCTGGCCGCAGGCCAGCGGAAATTTCCTTTCCCCCGTCGACAGCCTGCCTAACTTCCGGATGTTCAAGGCCATCGTCGAAAGCGGCATGGCCAAGGAATTGCCGGCGGTCGCAGAGGAGATTGCCGGAAGTGAGGGGCACATCCTCGTTACCTGGACCGAGCTCGGCCTCACGGGCCTCAAAAACGCCGTCGATCTTTTCAAGGAATTCTCCGGAGGAAACGAGCTCCTTCGCAAGCTCGCATACCGCGACGAGATTTTCCGGCCTAAGATCAGCGGGAATCTGTATTTCGCAAAGAGCTATCAGGTCCAAGTTCACATAGAGTGGCACTACCAACTCACAACATACATTGATTCATTGCGTAGCGCGCTACAACCCGACCACTAGCTTCTTTCCCAAAAACAAAACCGCCCTAAACGCATAAGCGTCGGGCGGCTTTTTCATTTATAATGCCGAAAAAATTATTCTCCGTTTAGGACTACGCGAGTGCTCGGACCAACATAACCCGCAGCAGTGATGCCGTGCGCGCTCTGATATTTTTTAACTGCCGCTTCCGTTGCGGTCCCGAAATATCCAGTTGCCGTGCCAGAAAAGTATCCTTCTTGGATTAATCTCTTTTGAAGCTCTGCGACTTCATTCCCGTTCGAACCGACCGCGAGGAATAAAGTGAACTTATATTTTATTTGGGTCGTTCCCCCGCCGGCGCTGCGAGCTGAGTGAGTTTGGTCGCCATTGTCTGGATGGAAACCAAGATCTGCGCAAGCTGGCTCTGCATCGCGGTTATTTCCGCAAGCAGGGTCGTATTGGAAGTCGTTCCACCGGTCGTCGTGCCGGTCACGTTCACATAAAGCGTGTTGCAACTGCCGGAAGAGGAACAGACCAAAACCGAGGACGAACCGGCGCTCACTCCGTAAAGATTAAGCGTAGAACCGTTCAAGCTTGCCTGCGCCACGTTTGAATTGGAGTTGGATGAAATATAGTAGCTTGTTCCTCCGTAAACCGGGACGCTATAGGTCTGCCCCACAGAAACGGTGGGGTTTGTCGAACCGAAAGAAACGGTCTGTCCCGCGCCGGAAGCATTCACAGTCACAAAAATTGTTCCGCACCCGCTCGCGGAGGAACAAATGGAAATATTTGTGGATCCGTTCGCCGCCCCATAGATCGTAACAACGCTACCGCTCACCGATGGCGTCGCGACGCTGGAGTTGGTGTTGCTCGAAACATAATATCCGCTCCCGCCGTAGATGTTAATTGCCGAGCTTTGTCCGGTCGTGAGCGTCACACTGTTTTGGCTGAAGGAAAGCGATTGCACATTAGCGCTCTGGACATTTATGGCAAGAGCCGCGCAATTTGAAGCCGTGCCGACATAACAGATAGTCGCGTTCGTGCTTCCGATTTGCCTGCCGGTAATACTTATCTGCGTTCCATTTATCTCGAGAACCGCGATAGTTGAATTCGGACTTAATCCCGCATAAACCGCGGTGGTATTCCCCTGCGAGGTGACGGTCACTGTCTGGCCAAGACCCACCGGAACATTTGTCTGGCTAAGCGATGGAGTTCCGAGCGCCGTAGAATTGTACGGCCAGGATTGCATTGAGGACTGCTGGCCGTTTACCAAAACGTAAACGGAATTTCCTCCATTAACTCCGTAGGCAGCGCTGCTAATCGTGGTCGTGAAAGTTCCGCCGGAATTTGTCGTGCCCAAAGTTGTGACCTGCATACCCGAAGAACTGCCGATATTGTAGTAAAGCATCACACCGGAATTCGCGTCTCCCGTCACATTTATCTGAACCGAATCCCCGCTCGTGCTCGACATCGATAAAGTCGGAGTCATCGCGTAAGCGTTTGACACGCCCAAAATACCGATCAATACGAACACGAACGCAAACAAAAATAATTTTTTCATTATTATTAACTGATTTATATCTGGCCTTTTACCTAATTCTCTTCCCTTGAGTGGGATTTTCAAGTAGCTCGAATCCCCTCTTAATTATTGAGGAACGGCCCGCTACATTTAAAGCGGGCCGCGACTGCTATTAAATTGTAAAATGGCCGGGAACTAGAGTCCGAACATTCCCCTGCCTTCGCCACGATGCCCCCTGCCCTTTCCGGCCACACTGTTGGTTTGCATATAAGCAAGACGTTGATCCGCCTGCGCCTGGGTAATTATTCCCTGCGACACCAAATTCTGAAGCTTAGTTTTAAGGTTGGCGAGCTGCGCGTCTTTGATCTTCTCTGTAAGTTGAGCTTGAGTTATCCCTTTGTCGGCCGCGATCTGGTTTAGGGTTTTTCCCGCGGCCCAGCCGTCTTTTATCACATCTACACTAACACCCAAAAGGGCCGCTTCGTTCTGGAACATAGTTTGCTGATTCTGCGCTATCTGCGCCGGAGTAAGCGAGCTGTTGCCCATACCCATAAATCCGAACCCTCCCGCAAAAGCCGAACCCGTGCCCAAAATCCCTAGACCCAAGACCGGCAATACGGCATACGCCATAACTTTATATTTTGTCTTCATTTATTGATTTATTTTTTGACCCTTTTATTAATCTTCACGCCTCAGCTCCGGATGCCTTAAGTGCGGAAAAGGCTCGGCGAACGAACATTTGAAAAGGTCGTAATTTTCCACTCTGTTCGTGATTCTACCGAGCCCCCTCATATTAAATACGAGACATCGCCCTGCTTTGGTGCAACCAAAACTCATCCGCATAAACCCAAAACCGCGCGCTACTTCCCGCGCGATTTATTCGTTCCAGAAGGAGGTTTAACCAAAAATTTCCTCCGAAAGATCGTTCACACCGATTTTCTTGGTCGCGGAATACGGAATTATCATATGGTCCCCTATCAAGTCTCCCAGACGCTGAAGCTTCTTCTCATACTCGGATTTTTTTATCTTATCTATTTTATTCGCCACCACCACGATATCTTTTTCCTTTTCTTCCAGGCCCTTCAGCATTGCAAGGTCCTTATCGGTCGGACCCACGTTCGCGTCTACAATAAGCACCACTTTTTTCTGCGTGTAATTGGAATCCAAGAGATACCAGTTGATAAGTTCCTGAAGCTGTTCCTTCCCGCCCTTCGAGGCATAAGCGTAGCCATAGCCGGGCAGATCCACCAAATAGAACTTTTTATTTATTAGAAAAAGATTTATCGCGCGCGTGTATCCGGGGATATCGCTCGTCCGCGCCAAACCCTTCTCGCCCACGATGGAATTGATAACGCTTGATTTGCCGACATTGGAGCGCCCGATAAAAGCGATCTGCGGTTTACCGTCGCTAAGAGCCTCGTCGGGACCGACCAGACTCTTCAAAAATACTGCGGAATTAATTTTTGCCATTTTTTTAAAATCTGTCCTTCTCGCCTATCAAAGAAACGAAAAGCGTAGGCACGATGAACAAGGTAAGGAAGGAGGAAAGCGAGAGCCCGAAGATAACCGCGCCGCCCAAAGACGTCCAAGTCTCATTAGAAAGCGTCACCGGCAAGATTCCGAAAATCGTGCAGATTGAAGTAATGAAGATAGCCTCCATTCTGGATTTGCCCGCATCTACCACGGAATCCATAAACGGAATTCCGCTCTTTATATTCAGGTTCATCTTGTCTACGAGGATTATCGCATTTTTAACGACAATCCCAAACAGGGCCAGAATACCGATAAGTCCCGGGAAGCTCAGGGCGACATTGAAAATTCCCATGCCGATAAAAACTCCGATCAGAGCCAAAGGAATCGTGACCAAAACTATCGCCGCTTTCCGGAAGGAATTAAACTGGATAACCAAAGTGATGATAATCAAAAGAATTGCAATCACCATCGCCTGCAAAATCGAAACGACGGATTCCGTATTTTGTTCGTTCTCTCCTCCGTAGAAGATGGAGTATCCGGTCGGGAATTCGTAGCTTTTTATCTTTGACTGGAATTCGGCCAAGATTTTATTCGAATTGGTAGTCGAATCCGCGCCGGCCGAAAGCAGAACTGTTCGCTTTTGATCTATGCGCGTTATCGTGTCCACCGCCGGCTTCAATTCTATTTTAGCCACATCCTTCAGGAACACCGCCTGCTTCCTGAGATTCAAGATCTGAAGATTCTGCACGGCTTCCAAGCCCGGAAGTTTTTCCTCGTCAAAGCGCACTACTATTTTCACTTCCTCTCCACCCTGGATGACGGTACTAACTTCACTTCCGGAAATGGCCATCCTGAGCATTGAGCCGACATAAGCGGCATTCAAGCCGTTTAGCTCAAGCTTTATCGGATCCAGGGTAAATGTGTATTCCGGAGCGGCATCTTTCAAAGAAATATCTACGTTTATGACGCCGGGTATCTCTTTCAGTTTTCCCTCCAATTCTCCGGCCACAGTGTCCAGCACTTTGAGATCCTCGCCGCTTATGCGGGCTTCAAACGCGGCTCCGGTCGGCGGTCCGCCGCTTTCGGTTCCGACAGTTATTTCCGCACCGGTCACATCCGCAAAATCACGGCGCATATCTTCCGCAAGAAGATAAGACTTCTTTGAGCGCGCTTTAGCCTCTCTTAAGGTTACGGTCATGGAAGCGACATTAGACCCGCTGCGTCCGTTCGTGCTCACCGGGCTCGGATGTCCGACTATAGACGAAAAGGTTTTGATATCCGGATACTTGAGAAGTTTTTCTTCGACTTGGCGCGCAACCTTATCCGTTTCCGAAATATTCATTCCGATAGGAGTTCGCACATCTACATATATATAGTCAAAATCGGCCAGCGGGAAAAATATCATCTGCACGACACCCGTTGCGGGCAGCGCAAGCGAGAATATAAAGATTGCACCAACAGTCCACAAGGTTATCTTGCGCGCCCTCTTGGTCCCAATCATCTTGGTCACCGCTCGCTCGTACGACGGCAAAAATACGTTGAAATGCAGAATTCCATGGATAAGTTTTTCCGCAAGGGTCGCATCGGGATGATTGCCCTGCTCTCTTAATTTTTTCTTTATGAGTTCGTCGCTTTGCCATTCCAAATCCATCTTCGCTTTATTTTCCAAAAGCTGATCGTGTCCGCCCCGCTCATACCAAACTATCATCCAGATGTTTCCGGCAAGAACCAAAGCTCCCGCGCCGAAACCCAACACTCCCCCGATCCAGAAAAGCAGGCCCATTACCGCGATAAGCAGCAATTCTATCAGAATGAAAAAGCGCTTGGTCATTCGAAGGCGCTCCAAAACCGCCGCCAGCGGATGGTTTATCATAAGCGCGATAAAGAGGGATGAAATAAGAGTTATGGAGACGGTTATCGGAATCGATTTTATAAACTCTCCCATTATTCCAGTCGAAAGAAGAAGCGGAAGGAAAGCCCACACGGTTGTAAGAGTCGTGGTCGTAAGCACAACCTTAAAATCGTTCAAAACCAAAAGAACCGCTTCTTCCGGAGTAAATTTACCGGTCCTCAAATATTGTTTGGTCGCGGAGACCACGACAATCGCGTCATCCACGAGAAGTCCCAAGGCCAAGATCAGCGAAAAAAGCGAAAGGAAATTCAAAGTTGCGCCAAGCGCGAGCATTACCGAGAAGGTCGCAAAAAATACGAGCGGTATGGCAAGCCCCGCCACGAAAGCTTCTTTAAGACCCACGATCAAAAAGAGGATCACGAAAACCAAAAGAAGCGTGAGCAAAAAATCATGGCTCAATTGGTTAAAATCCCGATCCACCAACTCCGCCATATCGGTCGTAGTTTGATACTGCACTCCGGACGGAAAAACTTTGAGCATCCGCTCCGTAGTCTTCTTCGCCTCGGAAACCGTGTCGATTATCGAACCGCCGGTTCTCTTTATTATGGAAATGGTGACCGCGTCCTCCGGAGCAGAACCTTCGGAAGAAAGGCGGGAATATGCCGTTTTTTCTATGGCCTTAAGCGATACATTGGCCAAATCTTTAATGAAGATGAGTCCCCCGTCGCTTGTGTGCCCCACGGGTATGGCTCCGATAGCGTCCGCGGCAAAGACACGCGAGTCCGACCGGATCGGATATGTAAATTGGCTTCCCTCAAAATTACCGGCTGGAATCGCGAGGTTCGTAGCAGCTATCGCTTGGTTTGCCTGATCCGCAGAAATTCCATAAAAAAGCAGTTTTTCCGGGCTATAGGCCACCTCGAATTCCTTTTGATCACCGCCGGAGATATTCGCCTCCCGAACTCCGGGTATTTTTTCCAGCTCATCCTTCAAGTCCTCAGCCATCTGCCGCATTTCAAATCCTCCGTAAGGTCCGGTGATGGCCATGGTAAGAACCGGCTGGTCATCCATAGAAATTTCCGTGACAACCGGCTCCTTTGCGTCCGCCGGCAAATCGCTTTTTGCGCTGGTTACTTTAGGAGTTGGAAGTAACCTTGTCCAGATCCTTCAATCCGGCAATGCCTGTCTCTAATTTTTTTGTAACCAATTCTTCCACATCCGAAGGCGATGCCCCGGGATAAAACGTGGAGACAACCGCAATCGGTATTTTCACTTCCGGATTGGATTCGCGCGGGAGCTTGGAGAAAGAATACGCGCCGGCAACGGTCAAGATACCGATAAGCAGGAGAACGACTCTGAAATTCGAAACGAAAAAATTCAGAAAACTTTTTCGAAGTTCCGGATTAAATTCAAGACGCTCCAAATATTTTTCGTCGGAAGACTTGTGTGTCTGTTCCGGTATATTTATCTCTTCGTTTTCCATGTTTACTAATTTACCGAAACTTTTTCTCCCACCTTCAATTCATAAACCGGGGAAACAATGCTCATATCCGCGGAAATCCCGGACTTAACCTCGACAAACTCGCCGCTTACCGCTCCAAGCTGCACCGGTCTTTCGGAAAGCGCTCCATTTTCTACCAGATATACAAACGCGCCATCGCTCGCGATCCTCACGGCCTGCAACGGCAAAAGGAATAAGGTTCCGCTTCCGGCGATCTGTTTCGCGGCGATTTTAACCGCAACATTTTGGCCGACCACCAGATTAGAGGTTTTGGGATCGGAAACAATTACATCCACCTGAACTTTTTTGGTGGCGGGATATCATCTCCGATAACCGCGTCCGCGCCCTCCTCAACCAAAGAAACATCCGAAGCGCTTACAAACGATTTAACCTTCAGCCAATCCTTGTTGACCACGGAGATAACCAACTGCCCCGGCGAAGAAAGCTCGCCTACGCGAGCCGGTATCGCCGCAACCACTCCATCTATCGGAGAGCGTATAACCGTTTTCGCCACCTGCGCCCTAAGCATGTTCACGGATTCCAAAGACTGTTGAACCAAGGCTTCCTGAGAGGCTATCTGGTCGGAAGTATATCCGGCCTCCTTGAGCCGAAGTTGGTTATTAATCCCCTGGATCACCAATTTCTGCGCGGATATCGCCTGCTCTTGTGCGCTTATCGAAGTGGCCGCGCCGTTCGCCCCAGCCTTGGCGGCGCTCAAGGCCAATCTAAACCCATCGACCGCCGTCTGCGACAAACTCAATTGATAACGGATCGCATCCGAAACACGATCCAAAAATGATTTAATAAAAGCGACGTGCGCTTTGGAATCTGCGATGAGCTTGTCCATTTCAGCCTGAGTGGAAGTGCTCGTTACCGCGGACAACTCTGCGCGCCACTTATTGAGTTCGAGGCTCGCGCCGAGTCTGCCGGTCTCCACGTCTATTTCCGTTTGCGGATCACTGACCAAAAAAGTAAGTTGCGGATTTATTTCTTCGTCATTCGCAAAAAACTGATCCAATTGTTTTCGCACCGCGTCTTCGCTCTTCGAATAAGCGTCGCTTAGCAGGTTCGGCGTGTTGTTATAAATATTCGCGAGCCCCTGATTGGCTTTATCCAATTCGGTCCGAGTTATGTTCAGGTCCTCCGCACGCACACCCTTCCTCATTTCCGCGAGCCTAGACTCCTGCGCGTCTAATCCCGCCTCTGCCTGGCCGAGTTGCGCCAAGAAGTCTGCGTTTTGAAAATTCACCAAAGCCTGATCTCTCACAACTTTATCGCCAACGGAAACATTAATTTTCAAAACCTGAGCCGAAATCTGGCTTCGGAGTTCCGCCTGCTCCAACGATTCCACCGAACCGTCGCCGAAAACAAAAGACCCGGACTTCCCATAGTCCTTAACCGCTATCAAATTCACCCTCTTTGTGGAGTCGGGCGATCCGCCGGAGTTTTGAACTGCCAATCTTGAGCCAACCGCGGCCACGGCAACCACCGCAACCAAAAGAATGCTCATTAATACTTTATGCTTTATAAACATTTGTTTTTATTGAAGTCCAAGAGATTATACCAAAATATGGGGTTTTGTTCAACAAAAAGCGCCCCGACCAAAGTCGGGGCGTAACTCACGAAAGAACTGCAACCCTAGTATCCGCGGCACTTCGTCAGGCAACGCTCCAGAGACACTCTGAGCTTGGGAATTGCCGCTTCCTGAATCTTCAGAATTTCCTTGCTGGCAGCGAGCGCCTGCCTCATCCCGCTGAGCTCTTCGACACTCACGATATCTCCGCTTACCAAAGATGCTTGAATCTTCGCGATGTCTTTACGGATATGTTCCCGCTTCCGCTCCGCTCCTTCCAGGGCATTTTGTGCATCGAGAACTGCGACCTTCTGCCTCTCCGACTCGTGAAGATACTCCTCAAGCCAGGAAAGAACACGAGCGGGATTGCTTCGCCATCTGTCGGACCCGGTGAGCGCCTCGCCGATAGATGCAGGCGGATCCTCGCGCTCAAATTTTCTCTCCCCGAAAGCAAACCCGCGCAGGACTGCCACGTCGACCCAATCAAGTCCGTGACGGCATTCCCAAAGCCTTCCCAGCTCGCCAAGACGATGGAGGACATTCAGGAACTTCTCCTTGTTTTTCCCGAGCAGTTCGAACTGTTCGGAAAAAGCTTCGGACGAATTGTGCCTCATCCAGGACGGAGGCCGCCAGGCCATGAGCGAGAGCTCCACAAGAAAATCCTTGAGGATGATCTTCTCGTGATCGCTCAGAATCTCATGATAGTAATAGTCGTAGCTCTCCAAGAGCCGGAAAAGCGCGGGCAGCGCTTTTTCGTTCACGACACCCTTGAACCAAGACTGAGGACGATCTTTTTCCGCAGTGTTCTTAAAGACTCTTTGGCAAAGCACGGAAAAAGCTTTGCTGACGATTCTGCGCTCCACTCCCGCCACCCGACTTGCCGGCGTTCCGGAGTTGGCGAGGTTCAGGAAGAAAAGCACTTGCTCTCCTTCCCCGTCATCGCTAACAGGACAGCTGTCGAAAGCGATGTGCAGATGGTTCGCCATCTCCTGCGCATAGATCAAAGAATCCCACACCTTGAGCCAATCGGCCCAGGTATATTCCCACCGCGATGAACCCAAGATATTGCGTTTCGCGAGCGGATGGATCCACTCCTTGGGCTCGGGGTTGGCTTCGGTCGCCGGAGCTTCCTTGTTTTCGGCCATGACTGGCCTCCTTTCAATCTAGCCCCATATCAAGCCGGGGCTTTGGCTACGCATAATATGTGCCCGCGACCAAAATTTGGCAAGGGCTTTGGCCCCCACTTTCTCCCAACAAAAAATCCGCCCGACACAAACGTGTTTAAGACGGATTTTTAAAATTATCCCGCGAAATGAACGCCCAGATAATACGGCCAAACTATTATCGCAAGCACCCCCTTCCAGAAGGCCAGTTTAAGAAAGCCGATGGTAAAAAGCCAGCCAATCGCCCAGACGACTCCGCACGACCCTCCCATATGTCCACACTTCATTGTGTCTGTTATTAAAATTAATGAGACGACCTTTTTAAAAAGTTTTGAGTGGTTTACTTTGTATTATTTGTTCAACCTCCTCATAGCCCGGAGGAAACGCGAAGTTATAGCGCGCCGGCAGAGCAAAAACATATCTGGCGTTTCGCCCAAGTTCACTAGGAGGAATCGGCGCGGCCCCGATGTGGAATTTTTCTTGTCGCAGGTCTTCCCACTGATTAAGCGTAAAGACCATTATCGGAATATCTTGATACATTACCTCCTTGGTCCACTTAGGATTATGGATGGAAACCACCGTGCCGGTCGTATAATGAGTTTCCCCCAATTGGTCGCCGGCCGCATCTCCACTCCACTCGTCATTCGTCACCGCATAACCCCTCCAGGTTGCCGGCAATGAGACGCTGAAACCATATTCGGCATTTTTATATTCAAACTGTGTTGCGCTCTGCTTTTCGGAAAACTTCGGCCAAGCCAGATATCCAAGCACCACCAAAACAGCCATAAGGCTTAGGCTTATTATCCGCCTTGTCATTGAATGCTTGATCATAAACGATCCCGAATGCCTATCGTTTTGGTAAATGCTTCTTTATATGCTTCCAGGAGTGTTTCGCCTTCGCGGCAAGGATTTTTGCCTCAGCCAAAGAAAGTTTCTTAGCCTTTGCATAACTCTTTGCTTTTTCGGCGACAAAGGCTTCGTACTCCGGCTCGCCTACCTCTTTCATCTTTTTTACCTGCGGAGCGATATAGTTAAGAAAATCTCCCGACAATTTCATAAAATTCTTCTGCATCTTTTGTCCGGATTCCGACTCTAGCATGCCAGCCACAACGCCGAGCGCTCCCCCGACCAATGCACCCGCCAAAAGACCTCCTCCTTTTTTCTTTGTTCCTTTCTTGCTAACAGTTTTTTTCTTCATAATATTTTTATTTATTTTATTGTATATGCTTTTTGAGCACATCCCCTTGACCCGCATACCTGCTTTAATTATACCCTTGTCCGACCTTTATGCCTATTCAATATTTAAGATCCACAACGTAAGTTAAGCTCTGCGATATCAGCCGTCGTCGGTACATCGTTTAAGCTCTCGTTCAGGCGATACATTATTGCCTGGGGGTCAGAAACATGTGCCAGCCCCAAAGCGTGGCCTAATTCATGCGCCAATACTCGTACCAATCTGGCGTTCGTATCAAACTGATAAATATCTATTTCTTCTCCGTTCGCGCCACTTTTATAAACGCCTTCTTCGAATTCCGCCCCGCGCTCTTGTCCGATCGCGTTAATTTGACCGACGCTTAAGTTAAGTTCCGCCGCAAGACGATTTAAAGCGACCACAACGGCGTTCACGTTCGTAGCTTCTGCGCTAAGATTCGCCGAAAGCCCGTTTAGAGCGGCGGCCTCCGCGGCGAGCCACGCTTTTTCCTCGTTTAGCCGATCATACGCATCGCGCTCGGCTCCGCCCCGCTTATTCCAATTTGCAACCGCCGATCGATAGGCATCGGCTCGACTTTGGAATATAGCGACTCTGGCATCGTACTCCGATTTGTTCTGAAGATAATTCGCCCGCATAGCATCATATTTCGCCTTAAGCCCGTCATACGAAGCTCTGGTGTCGCCAACAACAATGCCAAGCTCTTTCAGTTTCTGAGTTGCTTCTTGCCGAAAGTCATACATCAAATTTATTTTTAAATTCCCATCCGATGCGTACGCGAAAAGGTCCTTGCCGGCAGGTTTCTCCCATATTGTTTCGGCCTGCTCTACTGCGTCTAGAAAAACATCTTTGGAAATGCCGAATCGCGAATCAAATACTCCGACAGTATAAGAAATAGGCCTTGAGCAAGGGAGAACTTGGCCCTCAAACCGCAAAAAGATATCCCCAATCTGGCCGCGAAATAAAAAAATCCCGACCCCTGCTATCAAAATGGGAGTAATAATTTTCAAGACTTTTTTTAGCATGAGAATTTACCAGTTTAAATAAGTAACGGTCAGCTGAAGCACGGTCGCAAACGAAACCCAGAGTAAGTACGGAATCTGAATATAGGTAAGCCACTTTTCATGCTTGTAGATTGCCGCCATCCCCCAGACGAGCGTGGCCGTAATGAGCAAGATATCTATGGCCGCGAGAAAATTATTTTGGAGGGTAAATTGTATCGGAGAAAACGCGAGGTTAAGGATAAGATTCAACGCGAACGGCAAAGCAACAATCTTGCCGATCCTCTTCCTCCACGCCAACAGAAAAACCCTGCCGAAAGAAATTCCGATCAGAATATAGAGAAAGGTCCAAACCGGGCCGAAAAGCCAGGCCGGTGGCGCCCAGGAGGGTTTTATTAGGCTCGCATACCAAAGTGCCGTTTGCATACGTTAATTATAGCAGGACTTTAAAATTTCCCCGCCTTTAGTTAGAATCCCTCCTATGGGGGCATCGTATAGTGGTAATACACTTCTCTCCAAAAGAAGATACGTGGGTTCGATTCCTACTGCCCCCGCCTTAATTCAAACAGCATACCTTTATGGTATGCTGTTTGAATTACGTGGCATTAGGGAATCGAACTGATTCCCCCGACCCCCTTTTGAGCGCCTGGTGCAGAAAGAGCACAAACAAAAAATCCCCGGCCTATTTGCCGGAGATTTTTCCTTCTTTGTGCTTAGTGCTTTTTCGGCACACAAACGCGTCGCTCCGCTCCTTAAGGACCCACGGTCCTTAATCTTCTCCGACACGGGGGAATCCTTCCGCATTCCCCCGACCCCCCCTTGGGCGCCTGGTGCCGAAAAAGACACCTAAAAAAATTCCGGCCTATTTGCCGGAGATTTTTCCTTCCTTATGCTTAGTGCTTTTTCGGCACCAGGCGCAATATTTCTTGAATTCGATCTTGCGTTCCACTTTCTTCTTATTTTTGGACGTATAATATCCCCTGTTTTTACAGACTTCGCACTTCAAGGCTATTAGATTTTCGGACCGCTTTACCTTTGCCATAGTTCGGTAAGACTACACTATATTCGTTTATTTGTAAACCTGAGCCAATGGTCGGAGTTGAACCGACGAC
>Ga0076053_13_pt1 | contig 19398 bp, 15 predicted proteins | sample RifGroB1_FD_68084 | JGI IMG/M metagenome (GOLD analysis project Ga0076053, IMG submission 68084) | Parcubacteria (Jorgensenbacteria) bacterium GW2011_GWB1_49_9 | reverse complement strand
GGCGAGGTCAAGTCGCACGGCGTGCCAGTCATTCGGCGTTTCATTGACCGGCTTTACTTTTGGTATGAACGCCAGTTGGCCAAGATTATCGACAGCCGTCGAGCCGGCTGGTGGCTCTTGGGGGTCTTGGTTATTGTTTTTATCACCAGTCTAACCTTCCCGTTTATCGGCGTGGTTAAAGTTAATATGTTCCCGGTGGGTGATGCCGATAGTATTTTTGTCGATTTGGAAAATCCGGTTGGCACCCCGCTTGAGGTCACGAGCGACCAGCTGGCTGATTTGGAGGCGACTCTTGAGGGCGATAGCCGGATTCGTTCCTTCCTTTCCACTGCCGGTTCCGGCGCCAATGTTGGCAGTTTAGCCGCCGGTCAAACCAGCACTCACTTAGGCTCGATGACGATTAATCTGGCGGCCGAGCGAGAAGAGTCAAGTACCGAATTAATTGATGAATATGAAGAAAAATTAAGGCCGTTGGTTAATGCCAAGCTAACCGTGGCTCAAGAAGGGGAAGGTCCCGAACAAGGTTCGCCCGTTCAAGTACGGGTGATTGGCGATGATTTGGCCGAGCTTGAGCGGGTGGCTACCGAGATTGCCGGACTGTTAACCACAATCCCGGGCGCCCGCAATGTGGAAAATGGTATCAAAGACGGCGCCGGTGAGTTTAGAGTGGCGATTGACCGGGCCAAGGCGCGGAGCTTTGGTATCTCGCCGCTTCAGGTGGTTAGTTTGCTCCACCAAGCCGTGGCGGGGGATACCGTAACGGTTATCAAGGCCGGTGGCGAGGATACCGATGTCCGGCTGGTTTATGATATTGGTGTCAATTACGCCAAAGTTGGCGCCACGCCCAAAATCGGGGTGGAAGATTTGAAGGGCTTAACAATTCAAACCTCCAGCGGCCCAGTATCACTCGCCACCTTCGCCGATATTACGCTCGGCAGTTCACGCTCGAGTATCAGCCACGATGGCGGTGAGCGGGTAATTGCGGTAACGGCCGGCCTTGAGACCGGCGCCAATGTCGGCGAGATTGTGAGCGCCCTTGAGGCTAAAATTGAGAACGAGTTCGATTTGCCGGCCGGAATCGAGATTGCTTTCGGCGGCGAGAGCGAGGATATTAACGAGTCGTTTGCCAGTATGGGTCGCTCAATGCTAATTGGGGTGGTGATGATTGCCGGTTTGCTGATTTGGCAATTCAAATCTTATCGCCAACCGTTTTTCATTTTAATCACTATTCCGCTCGCCATGATTGGCGTCTTCGGCGGCTTGGCGCTAACGCGCCAGCCACTCTCCTTCCCAGGTTTTATTGGTGTGGTGGCCCTTGCTGGGGTGGTGGTCAATAACGCCATCATCCTAATTGATTCCATCAATAATAACCGCCGGGCCGGGCGAGCCATCCCCGAGGCGGTTAAAGAGTCGGCCAAGTCTCGACTCCAGCCGATTATCTTAACTACTATCACGACCGTAGCCGGGATGTTGCCTTTGGCCGTCTCTGATCCCACTTGGGCGCCCTTGGCTTACTCCATCATTTTTGGTCTCTCCTTCTCCACTATCCTCACTCTGTTTGTTGTCCCAATCCTCTACGTCAAATTTGCCGAACGCGAATTAGAACAATTTTAGCCCGATTGTTGCCCCCGCTTGCATAAATTGGGGGTTTGGTATAATGGGTAATATGGACCAAGAAAAGAAGTTCCCTATAACTCTTGTGGTTATTATTGTGCTGATTATTGCCGGTTTGGGCTGGGCGTGGTGGGCCAATCGAGGCGATCTTGATGATTCCACTGATACTGCCACTAGCACTGGCGATTTAATCGATTCCGGTCAATTGATTACGGCCAAGCATCAGTTTATCGATGGTCGGCATATTGTGGCCGGCGAGATTGATTTGCCCACGCCGTGTCATCTCTTAAATACCCAAGTGCAGGTGGCTAAGTCTTTACCCGAGCAGGTAACAATCAACTTCTCGGCGACGAGCACGGGTGAAGCGTGCGCCCAAGTGATTACCCCAACTCGTTTTAAGGTGGAATTTGCCGCGCGTGAGGATGCCAGTATTAAGGCTACCTGGAACGGTCAAAAGGCCACTCTCAACTTGGTGCCGGTGGCGCCGGGCGAGAGTATTGAAGATTTTGAGGTCTTTATTAAGGGTTAAAATTGTCATTCCGATTTATCAACAGTTTCAGGACACTTGTCCACAAGTTATTCAAATTGTTATAAGCTTAGCGCCCTTGACGTTTCTTGATAATAGTCTGACAATGTAATCAGTTAGGCTACCCTTCGTTAGCACCACTTAATAAGTAATGCGGAATGATTACTCCATTGCCAGAAGGACTGGCCCGACATCGGAAAAGACATCGCTCTGGCGATGCCTTTTCCGTTCTGGCAAGGCAAAACCCCAGTCAAGCTGGGGTTTGTGCGGGTGGGGGTCAGGGTTTGATTGGAAATAATTGCCGCTTCTCTCCCGGACTAAGGTCCGGCTTTTCTTCGGGCAACAGGCGACCATCAGCAATTAATAATCGCCTAACATTATTCTCTTGGTTGTAGCCATAGACTAAGCCGCAAGACGGACATTGACCGCCTTTGGTACTGCCAAGTCTGCTCATATCGATCTCTTTGGGATCGATTACCCGTCGGATATTAAGTTTGACTTCGTTATCCACTGGTTTATGATAGATAATACATAGTTATTTATGGATATTGATAAAACGATTTTCTGGATTACCTTCCCTTACTGGGCGGTTAGCAGTTTGATTAAAAAGCATCGTCAAGAGCAAAAGTAATCATTATGATTATGGACAAAAAAATTATTATCGCCGTGATTGTTGTCGTGATTTTGGTAGCCGCTTGGTGGTTACTGGCCGGCAACTCGCCACTGGTGGACAATAACCCATACGCTTTTTAATCTCGTGTTACAATCAACTTATGATTAAAGTTGCCTTTTTTGGGTTGGAAGAATGGGAGAAGAAGTACTTCCAAGATCGAGGTATTTTTCGCGAGTTGGCCATCGAGCCAATTTTCATCGACGATATTTTAACCGCCGAGAAGGTGCCACTGGCGGCTAAAGAAGTGGAAATCATTTCGGTGTTTGTCGACAGTCAGGTTAATGTAGCGGTATTGGAACAATTGCCCAAGCTCAAATATATTGTTACTCGCTCGACCGGCTTTGACCATATCGACTTGCCGGCTTGCGAGGCCAAAGGCATTGCCGTTTCCACTATACCCGATTACGGCGAGATTACCGTGGCCGAGTACGCCTTTGCTCTGATGCTCTCCCTCTCGCGGAAGACTTACGAGGCCTTTGATCGAATCCGGGAGACAGGTGTTTATTCACCGGACGGTTTGAAAGGCTTCGATCTTTATGGCAAAACCTTGGGCATTGTTGGCACTGGTCGGATTGGCAAGCACGCGGCCAAAATTGCCAGAGGCTTTGGGATGAAGATTTTGGCCTACGACATCTATCCTAATGATGAAGCGGCAACTGAGCTTGGTTTTGAATATGTTGAACTAAACAATTTACTTAAGCAATCAGATATAGTGACTCTCCATGTGCCTTATGTGCTGGCTAATCATCACTTGATTAATGAGGACAAACTGGCGCTGATGAAGCCGGGCGCTTATCTCATTAACACCGCGCGTGGACCGTTAGTTGATACTCAAGCGTTAGTCAGGGCTTTAAAGGGAGGGAAGCTCGCCGGCGCCGGCCTCGATGTGTTGGAAGAAGAGGGAGTGGTCAAAGACGAGTTTGGCTATTTAATGAGAGAGGGGAGCGAAGCGGACCTTAAAGCGGTGATTGCCAATCATATCCTCCTTGACTTGCCGAATGTGATTATTACCCCGCATAACGCTTTTAATACCCAAGAGGCGTTAGAGCGGATTTTGGAAACGACGGCCAAAAATATCGGCGAGTATCTCAAGGGCGCGCCGATTAACACTGTTAAAACAAAAAAATAAGCAAAATCCCGTCCTACTCTCGGAGTGAGAGCGGGACGGGATGTGATACTTCATATTATTGGATACAGAATCTATTTAAACCGCTGTCGGGGCGCGTTCTCTCGTTGGGTCCTTCAAGAAATCCAAGACTAGTTTTTCGCGAGCGGGCAGACTAAGTGTCGCCGGTGGCAAAATAATCCCCAAATCCTGCAGAATCTTGGGATTAAGGTGTCGAAGGGCGCCCTCAATCATCGCTGTCGGGACCAACTCGTTGTATCCCGGCAACTTAACCCAAACAATGCCAGCCTCATCGATCTTTTTGATCGGCAAGCGGAGAATCTCCGGTTTCATACCGGGCAAGTGGAAATGATGGCGATGCTTTGCAATATCTTCCTCCAGCAAGGCTGCTCGCCCTTTCCACTCTTCCGTCCTTCGCCTTGATTGCTCAAGACCTTGAGCGAGGAGCGCGTTTCGTTCCTCCAGCTCGTTGGCCTTCTTCCTTCTCCGCTTTTGGTCGCGGTATAGATATGCCGACATCGCGATAGCCAACAGGGCCATCAGAGCGGTGCCACAGAGAGCTGCGAGCCAGGGCCAGGTTGGCCTTGGCGGAGTCGCGCTCGATCTGGCCTCAACGACGATCGGTGAGATAGTTTCAGTCAGAGCCAGTTTGGTCTCTGCTGCTGCTAGTTCCCGCACCAAATCTTCGTTTAGGGCAACCTGGCGCTCAATTTCGGTTTGTGATACCAAAAGAGCTGCCGTGAGCGAGTCGACCTCTTGTTGACGGAGAGACCCAAACTCGTCTATATTCTCTCGCGCCGGCGGCGCCGGCTTATTCATCGCATCTGTCAAGATGTGTGTGCGTGTGTGCGCGCCGACAACTTCCGAATGGAGTTTGTCGTAATTTGGCAACGCGAGCTCGAGGCGTGTTGGCCACATCTCGCTCGCAGCCGGCGCGGTCTCGACGACTGTTTCAACAGTCGGAGTCGAGGCGTCTGACAATGCTGGCAACACCTGCGTTGTGGCGTCAGGTGTGACCATCAGGGTGACAGTTTCGATTTCGGTCTCTTTTGTCACACCTGGTGCCGCGGGGAGCATCCACTTACCGGGCCAGATGTGTCGGAAACCATCTTCCGAGTTTTCGATCCCGTTCAACTCGGCAAACTGCTCGAGGTAAGCTGAAATCGAAAGTTCTCGGCATTCAGGATATTCGCCGCGCATTCCCAGGGCGGTTGCGCCCTCAGGCGCGTCCACTTTGATGAAACTGATGGTTATTTCCTGTCCTAAGGCCGAACCAGCGGTCAACAGACAGAAGACGACGAACGCTACAACAAGATTTTTGATAGTACGCATAGCGCACCTCCTTTTTGTTTGTTTTGGCCGTGGCGGCCGTTAGGGTTCTGTATATATGAAGTTGTGAAAGGTCTACAAATCTATCTTCAAGCTATCCAGAGTACTGGATAGCGCTGTTGCCAACCCTAGCTTATTTTGCTACATTTGTCAATACAACATGACGAATAATCTTAAGTTTTCTATCGAACAAGGGATTCCCGGCCAATTGGGCCGGGCTGGCCTGTTAGAGACCCCGCACGGCGTTATCCAAACGCCGGCTTTTGTGACGGTTGGGACTAAAGCCACGGTTAAGGCCTTAACTCCGGAACAAGTGGCCTCGCTTGGCGCTCAAGTGGTGTTGGCCAACACTTATCACCTTTACTTAGAGCCGGGGGTGGAGATTGTGGCTCAGGCCGGTGGATTAAATAAATTTATGAATTGGCCCGGTCCGACCATCACCGACTCGGGCGGCTTCCAAGTCTTTTCGCTCGGGGCGGCTTATGGTCAAGGCGGGGTGTCGAAGTTTAATCCACTCATGACTAAAGGTTCGACCTTAAAGATGCCTCAAGGTCGAACCTTGGGTTCGGAAGAAAGACTTGCCAAAATTGACGATGACGGCGTCACCTTCCGTTCGCATATTGATGGCAGTGAGCATCGTTTCACTCCCGAAAGCTCGATTAAAATTCAACAACAACTTGGCGCCGACATTATCTTCGCTTTTGATGAATGCACTTCGCCCCAGGCCAGTTATGAGTATCAGCAAGAAGCGCTGGCGCGGACTCACGCTTGGGCGGAAAGGAGTTTGGTGGAATTTAATCAAAATCCCGGCCGGCAAAGCTTGTTCGGCATAGTCCAAGGTGGCCGGCATCAAGATTTGCGCGAAGAGTCGGCGCGCTTTATTGCTGGTTTAGACTTTGCCGGCTTTGGCATTGGGGGCTCGTTTAATAAAGAAGATTTGCAAACGGCCGTAGGTTGGGTCAATGCCATTTTGCCTCGAGACAAGCCGAGGCATCTCTTAGGCATTGGCACAGTCGAAGATCTTTTCGCCGGTGTCGAGGCCGGCTGTGATACTTTCGATTGCGTGGCGCCCACCCGGGTGGCGAGGAATGGCACTATGGAGACAAAGCGGGGGAGGCTTAATATTTTAAACGCTAAGTTTAAAAACGACTTCACGGCCGTTCAAACGGATTGCGGTTGTTATACTTGCCAAAATTACACTAAAGCGTATTTAGCCCATTTATTTCGTAGTAAAGAGATGTTGGCCGGCACTCTTGCCTCTATCCATAATCTTTATTTTTACATTAATTTGGTCAATCAAATGCGCGCCGCCATTCTCGCCGGCACTTTTGAGCAATTCAAAACCAGCTTTCTCGCCGGTTATCAAAATTGACAAATCTCGTTATTTTAGGGATACTCAAACCAGTACTTGGGACATTAAACTTTAACTGGGGGAGGATTGGATTATGCCAAAACCGGAAGGTTATTGGTCAAGTCAAGTCGGGTGGATTGTCTGGTCGCTTGGTGGCAAGGGCGATTGATTGCCCAAATATAAAGGAGGATAATTTATGCCGGACACTGGCCGGAGAGTGATTGTCACCGAATCCCAAGTTCATCAGGGATTATTAAAATTACGGAACAAGATGGAAGTCACTAGCCGTAAAACTTACAAACCAAGCGAAGAGGGTGCGATGTGGTACTTGATGGCCAAATACCACTTTCCGCACCTGTTGGAGGAATTATTTCCGGACTATGAAGACAGAATTAATGACACCTTCACGCTGGTATTAAAATCGGGACCTTAGTCGGTCCCTTTTATTTTGGTTCTCATTAAGCCAAAGCCATGTTAGATTAAGATTCTATGGGTCAAATTTTCAAACTTAAGAGCGAGTACCAACCGGCCGGCGATCAGCCAGAGGCCATTGCTTCTTTGATGAATGGGTTAAAGCGGGGCTTTAACCAACAAACTCTTCTTGGTGTCACCGGCTCAGGCAAGACCTTTACGGTGGCCAATGTCATCGAGAGAACCAACAAGCCGGTTTTGGTGGTGGCTCACAACAAAACCCTCGCCGCTCAGTTGGCGCAAGAGTATCGCGACTTTTTCCCCGACGCGGCGGTGCACTACTTCGTTTCTTACTACGATTATTATCAGCCGGAAGCTTATTTGCCGGGTAGCGACACTTATATTGAGAAGGATGCCAGCATCAACGAGGAGATTGACCGGCTTCGCCACGCTTCCACCCAGGCGCTCTTGACTCGGCGCGATGTAATTATTGTGGCCTCGGTCTCGTGCATCTATGGCCTAGGCAATCCAAGCGAATATTTGGAGCAATATTTTTTGATTAAAACCGGCGACACTTGGCGCCGGCAAGAGTTGTTGCAAAATTTAGTCAGTCGCTATTACGAACGGACCACGGCCGATCTCAAATCAGGGACCTTCCGCGCCATTGGCAATTCGCTTGAAATTATGCCACCTTCGGAAAAGGAGATTTATCAGCTGGAGTTAATTGGCGACAAAATCGGCGGGATTAAAAAACTCGATGCCATCTCCCGGGCGATTATCAGCGAGCCGAAGGAGTTTTTCCTTTTCCCAGCCAAGCATTTTATCACTCCCGAGGATGACCGTCGACGGGCAGTCTTGGCCATTAAAGAGGAGTTGGCCGAACAGTTGCAGAAGTTGGAACGAACCGGGCTGCTCCTTGAGGCCGAGCGACTCAAGCGTCGCACCAGTTACGACTTAGCAATGCTCGCCGAGGTGGGTTACACCAACGGGATTGAGAATTATTCTCGTCACCTGGCCGGCCGGTCGGTCGGCGTGCCGCCGGATACTCTCCTCTCTTATTATCCCTCGACTACGCTCGGGACGGGCCCCGGGGCGAAAAAAGTGCCAGACTTCCTAACTATTATCATTATCGACGAGTCGCATGTCACTTTGCCGCAACTGGCCGGGATGTACGCCGGTGATCAAAGTCGAAAAAAGACGCTGGTGGAATATGGCTTCCGACTGCCCTCCGCGCTCGATAACCGGCCGCTTAGGTATGAAGAATTTGTCGAACGGGTAGGACAAGTTATTTACACCAGCGCCACCCCGGGCGAGTTGGAACGACGCGAGTCTAAGCAAGTGGTGGAGCAAATTATTCGGCCGACGGGTTTAGTTGACCCGGCGCTTGATGTCCGACCGGTGATTGAGAAGGGTCGTTACCCCGGGCAAGTCCAAGATTTTATTATTGAGGCCGGCAAAGAGATTAAACAGGGCGGTCGAGTGATTGCCACCACTCTAACCAAAAAGATGGCTGAGGATTTGGCCGCCTTTCTCCGCGAGGAAGGTCTTAAGGCGGAATATTTGCATAGTGAGATTAAAACGATGGAGCGGATTAAAATCTTAACCGATTTTAGGAAGGGAGAGTTTGATTGCTTGGTTGGCGTCAATTTGTTGCGCGAGGGATTAGACTTGCCCGAATTATCGTTTATCGGTATTTTGGATGCGGACAAGGAGGGCTTTCTTCGGTCCGAGACTTCACTGATTCAAACCATTGGCCGGGCGGCGCGTAACGCCGCCGGGCGGGTAATCCTTTATGCCGACACGGTTACCGGCTCAATGGAGCGAGCGATGGGGGAGACTAATCGTCGCCGGACGATTCAGTTGGAATATAACAAAAAACATAAAATTACGCCCCAGACGATTAAAAAGCGCATCCACGACATTACTGAGAGTTTGGAGAATGAGCGGCATCAAGCCGTGAAGAGATTATTGGCGCTCGACCAAGCCGCTTACGGCAAAAATATCAAAAAACTGATTAGAGAAAAAGAAAAACAGATGAACGAAGCGGTTAAAAACCTGGACTTCGAAACCGCCGCTCTTATCCGTGACGAACTCAAAGAGTTGTTGAAGATAAAATAGGGAGTATACTGTGTTTATAGGATTTATGAGTTTATCAAGTAATATTTTCTTATGAAAAAACTAGTCATTGCCTTGGTGGTGGTAATAGTTATTTTGTTACTAGCGTTAATTTTCTTTGGTAAACAACTTGCTTTTATTGGTAGCATCTTATTGTATAAAGGGGTTGAGACTAAGATGGATACTGAACGAAGAAATTTACAAGAGCAGGTATGTAAAGATGTAGATTATATTGTAAGAGAAGTAAGTTGCAGTATATTGAGTGATATGGATGATGGATCTTTCGAGATAAAAGGTGTTATAGAAAACAGGGGCGTATTATTGCGTTCTCTCGCCATTGCTGCTGTAGGAGATGGGGGAAGTAGTAGTTCTCTACTTAATCTAGAAGAAAGTATTAACACCGGGGAAATCAGAGTTTTTGGATCAGGCAGGAGAGTACCCTTCCATTTCTCTGTAGAAAATATTGTTTTTTCTCCAGAAATTTCTTATCAGAGTGAAGATAAAGATTGGCAGGGTTGTGATCTAGTTAAAAAGACGACCATACCAGTAACTTGTAATTAATTTTGATTAAGTAAAAAGAAAGCGCCGCGTTTCGCGGCACTTTCTTTTTACTTGTTTTTTTGATCATCTATATTATCCTAACTCTACACGGTCGTACAAACTTAAGAAAATCAAATTAAGTCGAAACTTTTCTTGAGCCAATAATCATTTTCGATATTGTCTGCCTCAATATACAACACTTCTTTGCCAATTTGGTAGTTGGCCTTTAGGAGAGCAATCACTTCTTCACAATCATAAGGATAAACCCAAACACTATTTTGCAACCTGATAAAACCAAGTTTTTCCAACCAACGCCGGATTTTGTCTCTTTTGTCCCTTTTCCATTCTTTAATGTCAAAGATGATTAATCGGTATTTTTTATCCCATCGTCTTGGCTTCTTTATCGTCAGTTCTGTTAGTTTATACTCCTTCAGTTTTTCTTTTCCTAATTTTGTTAATTTAATCCCCTTCCTTCCCTTTTCATCAGTGATTATTTTGACTAATTTTTTATCAATAAGTTTTTTGATGACAATTTTGTTGATGTAAGATTTTTTCTTGTTTCCTTGGTTGGGAAGTAGGTCGAGTAATTGAACAGCATTAGGCGCAATTGCGCCGATAGCAATTATTCCGGCTATCACAACAACCCCAAGAACTATTTTGGGATAATTGATGTTTTCTGCTCTAGTCATATTTTCTTAAGTATACACGGTCGTACAAAGATAAGATAATTTTAAAAATCGATTGACAAAAATCGGCTAATTGTTAAGCTTGTTTTAGCGACCGCACGCATGGGTCAGCTCCTTTCTCCAGCCTCCCCGGGATGTCCGCCTGGGGAGGTATCTTTTTCTAAATCTGTGCTATAGTATTATCGAACCCCTGGCGCCAACCCGGGGCCAATTTTCGTACTATGAGTGAGAAAAAAGACGACAAGATTATTATCAAGGGTGCCAGGACGCATAACTTGAAGAATATTGATTTGGAGATTCCACGAGATAAGCTCGTGGTTTTTACCGGTCTCTCCGGCTCGGGCAAAAGCTCGCTCGCTTTTGATACTATTTTTGCCGAGGGGCAAAGGCGCTATGTGGAGAGTTTGTCGGCTTACGCTCGGCAATTTCTCCGGCAGATGCAAAAGCCGGATGTGGACGAGATTACCGGTCTCTCGCCGGCAATCTCAATAGATCAGAAATCGCGCTCGCAGAATCCGCGCTCAACCGTAGCCACCATTACCGAGATTTACGATTATTTGCGCGTGCTCTATGCTCGGGTTGGCCGGCCGTATTGCTTGGTTTGCGGCGAGGAGATTAAGCGGCTCTCGCCGGAAGAAATTGTTAACTTTGCTTTGGAGAAGATTGGGACGGTTAAAGATAAAGCCGAGACGGTCCGCATTTACGCGCCGGTTGTTCGCGGTCGCAAGGGCGAGTATTACCAACTGCTCTACGATCTCTTAGACAAGGGTTTTAACGAAGTGTTAATTGACGGTAAGCGCTATAAGCTCCGCGAGCGGATTATTTTAACCAAGACCAAAAAACACGATATCAGTGTGTTAATGGATGAGCTTGCGGTGAGCGACTTCGCTCAAGCCGTTTCGGCCCTAGGCCGATCCGCCCCGGGCGGAAAAAAACAGGAGAAAAAGAGCGAGGTGAAGAAGGCAGTCATCAAGAGCTTGGCCGATGGCGCGCGCGAGCGCTTGAGTGAGGCGGTGGAGCGCTCGCTTAAAGAAGCAGGCGGCTTGGTGGAGATTAAACTTGACGACATCTCAACCTTGCTCTCAGCCAAGTTTAGTTGCCCCAACGACGGCTTTTCTTACCCCGAGATTGAGCCGCGTCTCTTCTCATTTAACTCTCCTTACGGCGCTTGCCCGGAGTGTCATGGCTTGGGGACGGAGCATCTTTTTAGTCATGACCCTTGCCCGGCTTGCCACGGCGCCCGGCTCCGGCCGGAGGCGCTGCAGGTTAAATTGGGGAGTGGCCACTCGGCCAAAAATTTAGTCGAAGTGTCGGCGCTTTCAGTAGCCGATGCCTCCTCCTTCTTTCAAGAGTTAAAATTAACTAACAAAGAAGAGCAAATTGCCGAACTGGTGCTCCGCGAGATTAAGTCGCGGCTCAAGTTCCTGTTGGATGTGGGTTTGGATTACTTGGCGCTTGATCGCCGGGCCAACACCCTCTCGGGTGGCGAGGCTCAACGCATTCGGCTGGCCTCGCAGCTTGGTTCGCGCTTGGTTGGCACTCTGTATGTGCTTGATGAGCCAACTATCGGTCTCCATGCCCGTGACAATAATCGCTTAATTAAAACCCTGACCAATTTGCGCGACTTGGGCAATACCATCATTGTGGTTGAGCATGACGAGGACACTATCTTCGCTTCCGACTTTTTGGTCGACATTGGCCCCGGGGCGGGCGTCCATGGCGGCAAAATCGTCGTGGCTGATGAGACTGATAAATTAATCACTGCCAAAACCGACAAATCAGGTTCCTTAACCGTGGCCTATTTAAGGGGCGATGAGACTATTTTGCTGCCCGAGAAGCGTCGAACGGCCGACAAGGGTCATCTTAAAATCCGCGGTGGTAAAATCTTTAATCTCAAAAATCTGAATGTTGATTTACCGCTAGGCAGACTAGTTACAGTGACGGGCGTTTCCGGTTCGGGCAAGTCATCTTTTTTGTATGAAATTTTGCACAAGAATTTGCTCGCCAAGTTGGAGCGTCGCCAGCGGAGCAATCAAGTGTTCAATGCCAATGAATTCAGCGGTACCGAGCCGCTTAGCCGGGTAATCTTAATTGATCAGTCACCAATTGGTCGGACACCGCGCTCCAATCCGGCCACTTACACCGGCGCCTGGGCCTTTATCCGTGAGCTTTTTGCTACCAGTGAGTTGGCGCGAATCAGAGGTTGGAAGCCGGGCCGCTTCTCCTTCAATGTGAAGGGTGGTCGCTGTGAGGCTTGCCAAGGCAACGGCCAAGTGGCGGTGGAGATGCACTTTCTTCCCACGGTTTATGTGACTTGTGATGTGTGCGAGGGCAAACGCTTCCAGAAAGAGACTTTAGAAGTAGAGTACCGGGGCAAAAATATTGACGATATTTTGCACATGACGATTGAGGAGGCGCTCCAGTTTTTCGGTGATATCCCGGCGGTTTACGATCGGCTTAGGAGTTTAATGGATGTGGGGCTTGGTTATTTGGAGTTGGGTCAGTCGGCCACCACCCTCTCGGGCGGCGAAGCGCAACGGGTAAAAATCTCGTCCGAGTTGTATCGCCCCGACACCCGCCGGACGATTTATCTGTTAGACGAGCCGACGGTTGGGCTCCACTATGAGGATGTGAAAAACTTGATTGCCATTTTGCAAAAATTGGTGGAGAAGGGGAATAGCGTGGTAATTATTGAACACAATTTGGAGATTATTAAAAGCGCCGATTATGTGATTGACCTCGGCCCCGACGGCGGTGAGGGCGGGGGCCGGTTGGTGGCGGCCGGCACGCCGGAAGAGGTGGCGGCCAACTCTGATAGTCATACCGCCTTCTATCTGCGTAAACTTTTTCGCAAACAAAAAAAGTAACCACTATCCAACATCCGATGTCCTGTACCGATGTCCTGTAGTTAAAGCAAATAAAAAAGCCGGTCAAATTTGAGCTGACCGGCAGCGCGCGGGCGCCTAAAACGCCTCTTTAGTGTCACCCCTTTAACCTGAAAGGAGAATCGAGGCGGGGTGTAGCTGATTGCGCGCCGACATTATGTTAAAGTAATTCCTATGACCAGTCAAGAGATTAAAAAACTTAATTTACCCGATGGGCCCGGCGTTTATTTTTTCAAACAAGGCCGGGAGATTGTTTATATTGGCAAAGCCACTTCGCTCCGGGACCGGGTGCGAAGTTACTTTATCGGTGATATTGGCGAGGTGCGCGGGCCCAAGATTGGCGCGATGCTTGAGCAAGCCAATAAACTTGGATGGAAAACTGCTGACTCGGTGCTTGAAGCGTTATTACTTGAGACGGAACTAATCAAAAAATACCAACCTAAATACAATTCGCGAGAGAAAGATGACAAAAGTTATTGGCATGTCGTTATTACCAAAGAAGATTTTCCACGAGTCTTAATGCTCCGCGCCAAAGACCTACCAGCTATAAGCTATCAGATATCAGTTATTCACGGTCCGTTTCCGAATAGTAAAGAGTTAAAAGAGGCGCTTAAATTAATCCGCAAAATCTTCCCATATCGCGATAAATGCTTGCCCCGAGCGGAGTCGAGGGGTGAGTATAAGATTGGCAAGCTCTGTTTTAATCGCCAACTTGGATTATGTCCGGGCGTGTGCACGGGTGAGATTAGCAAAACCGATTATGCCAAAATCGTTCGCAATTTGAAGTTATTTTTTCAAGGCAAGAAGGGCGCGGTGGTTAAAAATTTAAAGCAAGAGATGAAACGCTTGGCCAAGGCGCGCGAGTTTGAACGGGCGGCCAAAATTCGCAATCAAATCTTTGCTCTCAATCACATCCGCGATGTGGCCTTGATCGGGAAGCAGCCAAATTACGACCGTGGCGAATTTAGAATCGAGGCTTATGATATTGCCCACACCGGGGGTAAAGAGGTAGTGGGCGTGATGACGGTGGTGGTGGCCGGCGAGCCGGCTAAAAGCGAGTATCGCAAATTCAAAATCAAAGAGGGCAGAAACGATGATGTGGCCAATCTCCGGGAGATTATCTCGCGCCGTCTCGGCCACCCCGAGTGGCCGGCGCCGGGCTTGGTGGTGGTCGATGGTGGCCGGGCCCAGCTCCGGGCCGCTACCAACCTCTTGGCCGAGGCGGGAGTAATCTGGCCAGTGACGGCAGTGGTTAAAGATGAGCGTCATCGAGCGCGCCAAATTTTGGGCGACAGGGCTCTAATCACTGGTCGGGAAGATGAGGTTATTCTGGCCAATGCCGAGGCCCATCGTTTTGGTCTTAAATGGCATCGCGAGTGTCGCAGTCATTTGGGCCGCGGCCGTAATTTGGTATAATAAATTTAATGACCATCTCACCCGAATTAGCGGGGAATATTTTGCTCAGCCTGGTCTTGGTTGTCGGGATACTGATCGGTCTTTTTTTACCGCGCCTCTTTGGCCGGCGTCGTTATCGCTCACCGCAAGTTTATCGTCCGGCGGAGCCGGGTGGCGACGATGTGGAAAGTTTAAAAAAACTGAATGAAGATTTAGCCGCCAAAACGCGCGCCCTCGAGGCCAAGGAACTGGAACTAACGCTCACCAATAATCGCTTGCAGAAGTTGGAGGAAGCCAAAAGCAAATTTGTGGCGGTGACCACTCACCAGCTCCGAACGCCGCTCTCGGCCATTAAGTGGACCTTTAATATGCTCCAGGGCGGCCAGCTTGGCGCCTTGTCGGCCGATGAGAAAACCTTTGTCAATAAAGGGGCCGAGAGCACCGAACGGATGATTAAAATTGTTAATGACCTCCTGAAGGTGGACCAAATCGAGGCCGAGCGCAAAGATTATCAATTCACCTCAATCCAATTAGAGGATTTGGTCGAGAGTGTCATCTTTGAATTTGAGAACCAAGCCGAGAGCAAGAAGATTGAAGTTAATATTAAAAAACCGGCCAAACCCTTGCCAACGATTGAGGCCGACGCCTTCAAACTCCGGATGGTTTTGGAAAATTTAATCGACAACGCCATCAAATACAATCATTACAAGGGGCGAGTGGAAGTGATTTTAAGTGACGAAAATATTAACACCACCAAAAACACAATTGAGGTTACTATTGCCGACACTGGCATTGGCATCCCAGTCGAGGAGCGGGAGAAAATTTTTAGCAAGTTTTTCCGAGCGACTAACGCGGTGGCGGCCGAGCCCGATGGCTCCGGCCTCGGCCTCTACCTCTCCCGTGATATTATTGAGAAGCATAGCGGCACGCTCTGGTTCGAGACCAGCCGGGAGGGGACGCGTTTCCACATCAGTTTACCCTTGCATCAAAGAACCTAGCTTGTGATATACTAAAGACATTATGGCTACTGAAGGCAAAAAAACGGTATTAATAGTTGAGGACGACGAGTTCCTCCGGTCGTTGGCGGCCAAGCGCCTAGAGAAGGATGGCCTGTCGGTTAAAGACGCGGTTAATGGCGAGGCGGCGCTTAAAGCGATTAAGGAAGAGAGCTTTGATCTCATCTTGCTCGACCTCCTCCTTCCGGGTACCGACGGCTTTGCGGTATTGGAGAAGGCTCGGGAGATGGAAAACGGCAAAGAAGTGCCGATTGTCGTCTTTTCCAACTTGGGCGAGAAGACCGATATCGAGCGCGCCAAGAAACTGGGCGCCAACGACTTCCTGGTCAAAGCCAATTTTACTCTCGACGACATTGTGGACAAAATCCACTCTTATTTAAAATAATTTAGTTTGATTATGGCCACGCTGCGAGTTGGGATCCTCCGGGGCGGACCAAGCTCCGAGTACAATGTATCGCTCTCAAGCGGCGCGCGAGTGCTGAAGCATTTGTCTCGCGACAAATATCAGCCGGTAGATGTGTTGGTGACCAAGGATGGCACTTGGCATTTCAACGGTTTGCCGGTCTATCCCGAGATTGTGGCCAATGAGGTGGATCTCTTTTGGAACGCACTTCACGGCGAGTATGGCGAGGATGGCACTGTCCAGCGCTTGTTGGCTAGCTTGGGCAAGCCGCACACTGGTCCGGAGGAAGTGTCGGCAATGGCCACAATAAATAAACCCACCGCCGCCGCCATGCTCTCGCGGGCGGGGATTAAAGTGCCTAAGGCGGTTGTGATTGTGCCGCGCGCCTCTTACCAAGAGGCGGCCAAGGAGCCCTTCGCTCGCATCCCGCCGCCGTGGGTGGTTAAGCCATCCGACCGCGGCAGCGCGGTTGGCTTGTCTTATGCGCGCAGTTTTAAAGAATTAGTGGCCGCCATAGAACGCGCTAGCGAGTATTCTCACGAGGTGATGATTGAACAATACATCCCCGGCAAAGAGTGCGCGGTGGGGACAATCGACAACTTCCGCAATCAAGCTGTTTACGCTCTCTTGCCGGTGGAAGTGCACCGGCCCGACAAGTCGCCCATTTGGACCAATGAACACAAGGTGCTGGGTCGGGCGAGTCATACTTGCCCCGGCTGTTTTAATGATGACGAAAAGTCAGAGCTCTCGCGTTTGGCTATCTTGGCTCATGAGACGCTCGGTTTGCGTCATTACTCCCAAAGCGACTTTATCGTTTCGCCCCGGGGGATTTACTTGCTTGAAGTCAACGCCTTGCCCGGCTTGGGCGAGCACGCTCTCCTCCCCCGCGCCCTCGAGGCCGTGGGCTCTTCCTATCCCGAGTTCCTCGACCATGTCATCACCCAAACACTCGGGGAATAAAGAAAATTTATTTGGTGGACCTAGCGAGAATCGAACTCGCGCCTCTACAATGCGAATGTAGCGTCGTACCACTAGACTATAGGCCCTTTACTTGCTTTGGCTACCCAACGATATACTAATTCCCGAATTTCTTCAATATGTTAAACTGAAGGCAAATGAAGAAAATCACTTTAATTATTTTGTTGTTCAGCCTTTGGGGCGGGAGTGCTTTGCCAACCGAGGCGGTGACGGCTGATAACAAAATTGACCCGATTAATTACGCGGTGGTTAAGGAGTTTGGCCCGGAGGAGATTATTATTCACTATAAGAGTCCGGGCAAAGACCGCTACTTCCGGTGCGATTACGAGGGCGATTGCGACCAAGCGACTGCCAGCAAAACGCTCTTGCCAACCAAATATCAAAAAGAGACCAATAAAACGCTCTCGCCTGGTGGGGATAAGTTGCTAGTGAGTGAGTTTAAAGACATTACCACCAGCTGGAAGCATCAAGTAATTGATTTGGCTAATCGCAACAAAAGTTTGACTTTGGATTGGCGCGAGATTTTAACCGCGCCTAAGTTTAGTCGTGATGGCCAGGCGCTAATTGCCCGGCAGGGGAATGAACGACTAATTTTTGATTTAACCAAAAATAATCCGGCGCCAATCACGATTACTTTGCCGCCAAGTGGCCTAACGTTAGAACTCTTCTCGTCTGATGGGCAAGTATTATCCGGTTATGCCGATATTGCCAAACAACATGTGTTGATAGAGGCGGCCACCGGCCGCGAGCTCCGCTGGTTTGACGAGTTAGCTTATTATACCGAGGTGTCTGACGAGGGTAGGCAAGCCGCCTTCCTCTCCGAGCGCGATGGTCAGCGAGCGCTCTACTTGACCACAATCGCTGGCGACTTTAGCACTACCAGTTGGCCGCAGAAGGTGTCGGGTACCGGTTGGGTGCGCGACTTTATGTTCCTCGGGCAAGACCTCTTTTTCACCGCCAACACGCTTGATGATCCTTATCACTACAATTTATACAAATATGATTCGGCTGTTGGCGAGGCCAAAGTGGTGGCTCGCGAGGCTACCGATTGGCTCTATCTTAAGCCGCTCCAGGGGCACTACCTCCTCTTTGCCCAAAATGACAGTTCTAACACTCATGTGGCGCTGTATGATAATCAGGCAGGCAAAGTAATCGTTTTGAATCCGCTTAAAGAAAAGCTGGTAGCGCCTAAAATCAAGCGCTCGACCGTTAAACTAGTCACTGGCGCGCCGGGTGTTTTGCTCCAATCGTCAGCCCCGGGCGAGGTGGGCATCATTTGGCTCCACGGCGGGCCGTGGCGCCAGACCTCGCTTGGTTACCATCATTACGCCTCTTACGCCGTGTTTGACGATATTTTGGACAAGCTGGCCGAGGGCGGCGTTTCGGTCCTCAAGCTTGATTATCGCGGTTCCATTGGCCATTCGGTGGCTTGGCGGGATGGACTGAAAAATAATATCGGCGTTAATGATGTGGCTGATGTGACGGCCGGCATCGCTTATCTTAAGAGTCAAGGTGCCAAACGAGTTTATCTCTTCGGCACCAGTTACGGCGGTTACTTGGGGCTTAAGACTTTGGTTGAGCATCCGGACTTGGTTACCGGTGTGGTGGCGGCCAACCCGGTAGTAAGTTGGCTAACCCAAACTTGGAAGGACCAGCAGTCCATCTTTAACGCTCATTTCGGCGGTAGCGCTCACAATGAGACCAATTGGCCGCTCTACACTCAAGCCGAAATTCTTAGTCGTTTGTCTCAAATCACCAATCAACCTGTCCGTCTAATCGTCAGCCGGAAAGATACCGAGGTGCCCAATTGGCAAACCGACAACCTGTTTGCCCGCCTTAAGACTCAAGGCGCCGAGGTAAAGTTGATTGAATTTCCCGAGTCGGGCCATGTGTTTACCGAGCGCTCGGAAGTAACGGCTATCTGTTCAACCGTTGCCGACCTGGTCGGTTTAAGTGATAATCTCTGCGCCTTGAAGAAAAAATAAAAACGAGTTATAATTTGCCGGTCTAAAGTATGGGCCGTTAGCTTAGTTGGTAGAGCGCCTGCTTTGCAAGCAGGAGGTCGCCGGTTCGAATCCGGCACGGTCCACCAAACGAAACATTCTCGGAATTAAGAAAACGGAGCGATTTTGCGGGAGCCAAAATCGCGCTATCATTTTTTTCAAAACCCTTTCCGCCTACGGCGGAAGCCGTGAATTCCCAAAGCTCCCCCCAATTGCATGAAAGCGTTTTGTCTTTGAGAGTGGGGTTCGAGCCGATTTTTTGGAAAAACTCTTTCCACGCGAAATAGTTTTCGCCTTTTTCCAAAATAACGGCTTCTCTCAAAGACAAAACGAAACTCCGCAAGGGT